>CXTF01000060.1_pt1 | contig 4499 bp, 4 predicted proteins | sample 941231 | NCBI WGS metagenome assembly CXTF01 (sample SAMEA3493469, study PRJEB9703) | human gut metagenome | biome: ENVO:mammalia-associated habitat; material: ENVO:feces | place: Bangladesh | collected 2010-01-06 | reverse complement strand
AGCGAGCGCATGCTGCGTGCGGTAAACGTTGCAAAGAACGGGTGGCGGATGGCGGGCACGATGACGCCGACCAGATTCGTACGATCATGATACAGATTGCGGGCAAGCTCGTTCGGCACATAATTGAGCAGTTGCATGGCTTTGCGCACACGTTCGCGCATGTCATCAGACACGTACCCGTTGCCGTTCACCACCAGCGAGACGGTGCTCAGAGACACCCCGGCCTTCTTCGCCACATCGCGCATGCCGACCATGATCGCATCTTCCCCGTCATCACTGTTCTATCATTGTATGTTCACGTGCTTACCACGAAATATTACATTCATTTACATTCTCTCGAACCTGTTCGACAGTCCGGTGTGTATATCGCTTGACGGGGGCACCCCTAACTTTATTTCCATCATGTGATTTTCATGATACCCCCTTGAAATCACATTCATGGGCCACTTTTGCGCTGCATTCGATACCGCATCGATGGAATATTGGCCTGAAGCACTGCCGCCCTTCTGCGCAGCGAGAGCCGCCAGAATAATGCCATCGTAGGTTTCAGCACCATACGTGGTGGTGTTTTTCAGATCCACACCGGTGGATTCGAGACGCTTGATGAAATCGTCAGACGGGTTGACGCCAGGAATGGTGCCCTTCGAACCTTCCAACAGGCCGGCGTCAAGCTCACTCGAATAGTCGGAAGTGTTGCCGTCAACGAAATACAGCTTCTTAGTGTCGACTCCCGCGGAGGCGAGGGTCTTCAGCAGCGGCTTGGTCTGGTCGAATGCAATCACCAGCGTTGCATCCGGACTGGCGGCCTTGATGGCGGTTGTACTCAGATTTCTTTCACGTTACTCAGCGACCGTCCGTGTAACGTGAAAATTACGCCGGATTGGCAAGCAGCGCAATGCCGAAACCGGTGGCCACGCAAATGAGAGGCACCGCGACGGTTGCTATTCCATAGCCCAGAGCCAGCGTAAAACGACGCTGGCGAATCAATGAAACCACTTCGTTGAGCGCCGTGGAGAATGTTGAGAAACCACCGAGAAATCCGACAACGAACATCATGACCGTGTCCATATCCACCGATTGCGAATAGTAGGACATCATGGCGATGCCCGCGCATAGCGAGGCGACGCCGTTGATGACGAGCGTGGATAGCGGGAAGTTGCGGTTCGTTCTCCGATTCTCGCGGTTCCAGCCTTGTTGAATTGACACGTCGAGCACGTAACGGGCCATGGCTCCCAGACCGCCGAACAGACAGATCATCCACATCATCAGCGCACCTCCCCGGTAGTCGGGTCGGCGACAAGCGAAATCTCCGCAGTGATCGGTTTGGGCTCGAAGCTGGGTGGAAGCGGGTTGGCCGGCTGCTGGATTGGCTGCGACTGCTTAATCTCGGGCAGCTGCCCCAAGTCTGGAGTATCCGGCTCGCGCAGCAACGGATGCGCCGGCTGCGTCAGCTGAGGAACGGCCAGCGGAGGAATCTGCGGAACGCGGCCTGTCTGCATAGGCTGGCTGGCTGGCGGCGGCACGGTTGGTGTTTCGACTCGCGGAACCTGTCCCGTCTGTGCAATCTGCTGGGCCGCCTGCGCGGCTTCCATTGCGGCCTGCGCGGCAGAACGCGCCACGTCGGCCACTTTCACATGGCGTACGCCCTGCGTGTCCGATTCGGCAGAATCGGACACGGAAACAGCTGAAAACGCACCCCGAACCCGCTTTCGAGTACTCCGTGACAGCAGTGCCTGCATCAGAACCACGCCGGCGGCGGCAGTGAGCAAACCGCCTGCAAAATTTCCCGCAAGATAGCCAAGCGCACTGGCGATATGCCGCTTGTGCAGACCTTCCATCGTTTCCAGCATCACGCCGGACATCGTCGAAAGCCCGCCGAGCAAGCCGAGCCCAACGCCACGGCTGACAACCTGCCGCACCCGGCGACGCAGCCACGAAGCGGTCGCCATGAATTCGGTCAGCATCGCGAACAGGAAGCAGGCGACCATATTCGACACAAACGTGCCCACAACGAACGGCGTCCCGCTAACCGACGGCAGGAGCATATCCAACGCATGCCGACAGCCGACTCCAACAAATCCACCGACGAACACCACAACATACATCAGTCCGTCGGCGAGCGGATTGAACCGCGCCTGCATACGTTTCATCGGCGCCAGGGGAATCGTAGGCGGATCCATGGTGTTAGCGGCGGGCGCGGTTGCATCAGCATGCGTCACCTCAACAGTGTCGATTGCCTGCGTGATGGGATGTGAGTCCTCACCCGCAGTCACCACGTCTCCCGGCGATTGTTCTTGCGATTCCATTGCGCTCCCCCTGTACTGGCCTTCCGCGGACAGCGTTGTTCCGCCCATAGGCCGTGCAACAACGAGCTGGGCCGCGATTGCTGCCTTCCTAACGCATATGAGTTTACACGGAGCGCCAACGTATGCACCCTGGATGTCCGATTCCGCAGATTCGGACATCCAGAGTCCAGCCGAATTCAGCCAGGCTCAGTCAAGCCGGGCATCACACAGCCGCCGCATCGCAGGTCGCACCTCGCGCTCCTCCTCGCCACTGAACAGCACCACCAGATAGTCGCCGGCACGCAGCCGTGTATCGCCGCGCGGCACGATCTCGCTTTCGCCGCGACGCAGGCCGATGATCAGACACCCAGACGGCCAACGCACGTCACGCACCCGCTTGCCGTCCGCAATCGCCCCCATTTCCAATGGCAGTTCCATAATGCCGCTGCCCACATGGCTTGCGATCGCCATCTGCATGCCTTGCGCGCGCACGTACCGCTCCAGCAACTCCCCATAGATCGGTTTGGTGCGCAGCAAATCGGACACCAACAGCGCGATGAAAGCGACGGCCGCGACCGGCAGCATGTGCGTCAACGTTCCAGACATCTCCACAGCCAACAGAATCGATGTGATCGGCGTTTTCACGGACGCGGCGAGCGTGCCCGTCATCACGCACACCGCAAACACCGCCACTGCGTCGGATGGCAGATTACCGAATCGATGCAACACTTCACCGCAGATGCCGCCGGCCAACGAACCGACCGCAAGAATCGGCATGAAAATACCGCCAGGCGCGCCTGAACCGAAACTCGTAGATGTGAACAGCATCTTCGCCACGAACAGCAGACACAGCATTCCCAAGCCGACGCGCGCATGTTCGGCGGTATCAATCAGATTCGAGCCGCCGCCGAGCACATCGGGCAACCAGATGCCGACAGGCAACGCGATCGCAATCGCAATCATCGGGCGGCTCCATGCCGGCAGTTTGCAGTACAGCGTCTGGAAGCCAAGCAACGAGCGGTTCATCAGCGAACCAACCAAACCGGCCACCAATCCCAACGGAATCAGCCACACATACTCTTCCAACGACAGCTGACCGATATCACCGAAATCCAAAACCGGACGCAGACCGAAACAGTATTTTGAGACGAAATCGGCGGTCAGCGATGCGGCGGTGGCGCCCATCAGAATCGCAGGGGAAAAACTCCGATGCACCCCTTCCAAAGCGAACATCATGCCGGACAGCGGCGCGCTGAACGCGGCGGACAAGCCGGCCGCGGCACCGGCGGTGACCAGATAATGCTCCTGCATGTCCTCACGGCGGCGGCCGCGCAAACGGTGGGATACACACTGCGCCCCCGACGCACCAATCTGAATGGACGGCCCCTCACGGCCGAGCGACAGACCAAACAACGCGCCCAACAGTCCACCGACGAAACGGACTGGCAGAATCGTCTGCCAACGCATCTTCAAGCCGCATATCACCACGCCGTTGGTCTGCGGGATGCCGCTGCCACCAGCCATCGGCTCCTTGCCGACCATCCACGCGATCGCCAGCGCGGCCGCCACCGCGGCAACCGCCCACGGCGCAATCAGCCACGGGGTCTCGCGAATCCGCGCATATATCCAACGGGACGCATCCGTGCCGTATTCGATGCCGAGACGGTATACGACAACCAGCAATCCTGAAACCAGACCAATGACTATGCCGGCCGCCGCCATCTTCCACTTCAAGTGGTCGAATCGCGGAATCAGCCGGCGGATATCATGTGCCGCGTCGTTACCAGTCAAGCCGGGAAATTCGTTGCAGACGGTCAGTCGACCAGCGAATTGATCTGGATGACATGATCGCGCTGCGGACCGGTGCCGATCGCGGAGATACGGCAGCCGCTCAGCTCTTCCAAACGCTTGACGTAGGCCTGGCAGGTGGCGGGCAGCTCGTCGAAGGAGTGGCAGTCGGAGATGTCTTCGTCCCAGCCGGGCATGGTCTCGTAAATCGGCTTGGCGGCGGCGAAAGCGGCCTGATCGGTCGGCATATCGTCGTGACGTTCGCCGTCCACGTCGTAGGCCACGCAGATCGGGATTTCCTTGAGTCCGGTGAGCACGTCGAGCTTGGTGAGCACGATGTCGGTCAGGCCGTTGACCTGGGAGGCGTACCGGTTGACGACTGCATCGAACCAGCCGCAACGACGCGGGCGGCCNNCCGGAAGTGCT
>CXTF01000010.1_pt1 | contig 30361 bp, 24 predicted proteins | sample 941231 | NCBI WGS metagenome assembly CXTF01 (sample SAMEA3493469, study PRJEB9703) | human gut metagenome | biome: ENVO:mammalia-associated habitat; material: ENVO:feces | place: Bangladesh | collected 2010-01-06 | reverse complement strand
TGAGCGTCATGGCTCTTCGTCCGCCAAATGGCATGAGGTCGTGGAACAGATGGGTGAGGACGGCAAAGATGTGGTGCCCTTGTCCGTGGCAGACATGGAATTCAAACCGGCTCCTGAAGTAGTCGAGGCTCTCATCCAATCTGCCACCCATGACGTATTCGGTTACGATTACGCCACTGAAGACTACTTCACAGCTTTTCTCAATTGGATGGAGCATCGTCATAATTTCCATATCGACCCTTCATGGGTGAGCCTGTCCGACGGCGTGATGCCTGCCGTCAACACGGCCCTGCGATCCGTCACCCGACCGGGAGATAAGGTCATTATCCAGCGGCCTGTCTATTACCCGTTCACCTTTGCCGCCGAGCACAATGGTTTGACCATTCTCGACAACGAGCTGGTACTGGACGAGAACGGCCACTATGGCATTGATTTTGATGATCTCGAATCCAAGGCCGCCGATCCTCGCTGCACGGCCATGATTCTGTGCAATCCGCACAACCCGGTGGGCCGTGTCTGGACGCCTGAAGAACTGCGGCGCATTGGCGATATCTGTATCAAACGCCGTGTGCGTCTGCTGTGCGACGAGATTCACGCCGACTTTTCCTATCCTGGACATAAGGTCACCATGTTCTCCACGTTGGGGGCTGAGTACGCGAATATCGTCTTTGAATTCACCGCGCCTACCAAAACCTTCAATCTGGCTGGTCTGTTGTGCTCCAACACCATCATCCCGAACCCGCATCTCAAGTGTCGTTACGATGCGGCGGCGGATAATATCGGCGGCCTGACCGTCAACCATTTCGGTATGGTCGCGTGCCAAGCCGCCTACAACCATGCCGAACCGTGGCTGGACGCACTGATGGAAGTGCTGGAACGCAATCTCGGGCTCATCCGCGACTTCACTGCACGTGTAAGCGGCATTCGTCTGATTGAACCGGAAGGCACTTACTTGGCTTGGCTCGATTGCCGAGGCCTGGGCTTCGATACTCCTGAAGAACTTTGTGATTTTCTGCGCAATGAGGCCCGTGTGTGGTTTGATGAAGGCTCGATGTTCGGCGAATCCGGAAACTTCTTCGAGCGTGTCAACCTTGCCTGTCCGACCAGGCTGCTTGAACAGGTGCTTGCCAACATCGAGACCGCTTTGGTTGACCGTCAGTAGGGGGTACGCCCCGGGCTGAACGTCCTGAGATATTCCGTACCATAGCAGCAGATCATTCATCATCGAGCGAGGAGACGCGATGGCCACAACCACCGGCGCAAAACGAGGCATTTGGCCCATGATCAGGCGGATAGCCGCCTCTGATCGCATATCTGGACTGATTATGCTCGGTTTTGCCCTTGCCGGTCTGGTTCTGGCGAATCTTCCCCTCACCGCGCATGCATTTGAGGCCGTAGCGGAAACGCATGTGTTCATTCCGCATACCAATCTTGATCTGCCGATCGGCCATTGGGCTCAGGACGGTTTGCTCACTATCTTCTTCCTGACTGTTGGCCTCGAACTGAAGCAGGAGCTCACCACCGGCTCGCTCGCTAATCCCAAGGCGGCCGCCGTGCCGATGCTGTGTGCCGTTGGGGGCATGATCACCCCGCCCATCCTGTTTCTGGCCACCACTGCACTGTTTTCGCAGTTCGGCCCGGGGGAGCCTGGCTCATTGATCCTGACCACCACTGGCAGCAGCATCCCGTTCGCCGAGATGTCCCACGGCTGGGCGGTGCCCACAGCCACGGATATCGCGTTCTCGTTGGCGGTGCTCGCACTGTTTGCCAAGGCGCTGCCCGGTTCGATCCGCGCATTCCTGATGACTTTGGCCACGGTCGACGATTTGCTGGCCATCATCCTGATAGCGGTGTTCTTTTCCTCGGTCAATGCCTGGTACTGGTTCATTGGCATCGCCGTGTGTGCCGCGGTATGGGCACATTTGGTTCGTCTTAAGAAAGTGCCATGGATTGCGGTGGTCGTGGTCGGCATCCTTGCCTGGATCATGATGTTTGAAGCCGGCATCCATCCCACGTTGGCCGGTGTATTGGTTGGTTTGCTGACCCCGGCACGTGTGATGCACGGTGAACACTCGCCGCGCGCCGAACGATATGCGGACAAGCTCAAGCCGTTTTCCGCTCTGCTGGCTTTGCCGATTTTCGCCTTGTTCGCCACCGGCGTGCATTTTGAATCCATAAGTCCGCTGTTGCTGCTCTCGCCACTGGTCATCGCCCTGATTGTGGCGCTGGTGGTCGGCAAGCCGTTGGGCATCATCGTCACCGCTTGGCTGGCCACACATGTCGGAGGGCTCAAGATGGCCAAGGGACTACGCGTTCGCGATATGATTCCCGCTGCCGTCGCCTGTGGAATCGGTTTTACGGTGTCGTTCCTCATCGCCTCTCTGGCCTATACGAACCAGGAGCTGTCCGCCGAAGCCCGATTCGGTGTGCTGGTGGCCTCGCTGATCGCCGCCGCGATTTCCGGCGTATTGTTGAGCCGCCAATCCAAGCGATTTGAACAGGCTGCGGCCGTTGCAGCTGCTGAGGCTGGCGCCGAGTCCGACGCCAATACGCATTCCGACGAGCTGGCGGAGCATCCCATCACCCTTGCGGACGGCACGGAAAGCGTTGAAATCGACTTCCGTCGTTAATCTGCCTAGGATACTGCTAGAGCCTATGGAGGTACCAAATGGCGAAGAAGCGGAAAAAATCCCAAAAGGCCGATGGCAAAAAAGCATCCGGTATAAAGCAGCCGACAAACACCGGTGTTGACGGGAACCCGAACGTCGGAACAATTGCCGAAGAACAAGCCAACATTCAAGTCGCACAGATTCCGGTGAATCCGGTTGATTCGGAGGACGCCTCGCCGCTGGGGGACACCTATCATCGAGGCCCGGTGATTCTGCGCGGTCAGATGATTCCTTCGGACAACACCACCGCGAACCTGCTCAAGCCGGATCAGGATACCGATTGGCTGCATATGGATCCGTGGCGTGTGCTGCGCATCCAATCCGAATTCGTGGATGGCTTCGGTGCGCTTGCCGAGCTGGGGCCTGCGGTATCGATTTTCGGCTCCGCGCGCACACAACGCACCGAATCGGACTACAAGGCGGCTCGTCGCATGGGCAGCCAGATCGCCAAGCGCAATATCGCCGTCATCACTGGTGGCGGGCCGGGCATTATGGAAGCCGCGAACAGGGGAGCGGCATTGGCGGGCGGCAAGTCGGTGGGGCTTGGCATCGAACTTCCGTTTGAACAGGGGCTGAACCAGTGGGTGAACCTTGGCATGAGCTTCCGGTACTTCTTTGTCAGGAAGACGATGTTCGTCAAGTATTCCTCCGGTGTGATCGTCTGCCCAGGCGGCTTCGGCACGTTGGACGAGATGTTCGAGCTGTTGACCCTGGTTCAGACCCACAAGGTGGCGAACGTTCCGGTGGTGTTGTACGGCAAAGATTATTGGCAGGGGCTATTCGACTGGTTGGATGGGCCGGTCGCCGAGCGTGGCATGATTTCGAAGATAGATCCCAAGCTGGTTACCGTGACTGACGATGCCGACGAAGCCGTGGACGTGGCCACGAGTATGGTTGTCTGAGAGCATTTGGCTCCCCTCCGTCGAGGAAAGCCAAGAAATATTACTTCTTGTACGCGATGAGCAGTCCGGTACCATCCGGAGTAAGTGTGGATTCAAATTCCTCATCCTGCTCGACGGTAGTGATGAGCTCGCGCATGGCCGTGGCCTTGCCGCTGCGGTCGGCCGGGTTGATCACACCGCCCTGCTCCGTATCCAAAGCCAATGCATCCGTGAATACGATGGCACCATGATCACGTAGCAGGCGGGACGCCTGGGCGAATGTGGCGGCATAATTCTCCGCATCGCCGGCCACCACAATCAAATCGTAATCATTGGCATTGAGCCTGGGCAGAAACACACTGGCCGGAGCATTCACCGCACGAAGCGTGGTAGCGGTCTCGTCCTGCAGTTCGGCAAACGCCTTGCGAATCAGTGTGATGCCCTGTGCGGTGGAATCGACGGCGGTCAACTGTCCCTTGTTGTCCAAGGCATAGGCGAGTTGCAGAGTCTCCACCAAGGAGCCGGTGCCCACGGCGATTACCGAGGAGGCTCCGGTCAAACGGACCAGCAGGCCCAGGAGTCGGGCTTGTGCGGCTGGACCTTGCAGTTGTCCGGATTCGTCGGCGGCGGTACGGGCATCAGCCAGTGTGGACGGTTCAAGTTCGCGAGCACGTTCTTCGGTGAATTCCCATGCCTTGGCGAGATTCGTGTACTGTGTTCTGTCCATAACCGTTCCTTCGATATTCGTTCTCTCAGACTATGACTTTCCGGTATCTACCCGGCAATGATTCAGCGCTCGCGGACTTTGGCCACGATCTGCCACATTTCCTCGCCCACATCGATACCGCGCGGGCATTGGCGTGAACAGGCACGCACCGATTGGCATCCGGCCACACCGTCAGCGGTATCAATGGCATCCATGCGATCCATGGCCTTGGTATCACGTGAATCGTTGATGAAGCGGGAAGCCCAGATCAATGCGGCCGGGCCAACGAATGCATCGCCGCCGGCGTATACCGGGCAGGCCCCCTCGCACACACCGCAGGCGATGCAATTGCTCAGCGTCTCATACTTGGCGAGCTGCTCGGGGTTCTGCAGGTATTCGAAAACGTCCACCTTGCCTTCGGCGGTGGTGGCAAGCACGCCATCAGCCTGAAGATACGGGGTGAGTTTACGAATCTGGTTGAGCATCGGGTCGATGTCGGCGATGAGATCACGTTGCGGCGGGAATCCAGGCAAGGAAGCCAGTTCGATAACACCCAGAGAACCTTCAGTGATGTTGTTTTCGACGTTTTCGGCGGGAACGTCGGGTTCGTTAGCGGTTTCGTCGCCGGTGCGTCGGAATCCCTCATCATCGACTTCCGGAGCTGTACTAGGCTGCTTGGCCCAGTCGCGGACGGTGGCCGTACACAGCAGAGTGGGTGTGCCGTTGATGGCTGCGGCATCAGAGCCGCACATGCCGTGACCGCATGAATAGCGGAAGGCCAGCGTCGGGTCGATGGTGCGTTTAATGGTCAGCAGACAGTCGAGCACGGTGTCCGATGGACGCGCGGGAATGGTGTATTCCTGCACCCACTGCTTGCCACGCGGGCGGCGGCGTGCCGCTGAATCCGAGCCGCCACCGAACGGGGAGCTTTTCTTGGCGAACGGGCTGCCGCCGCGTGCACGTTCGGCGCGCTCGGGGCGCGGCGTGAAACGATGCACCTGCAGGGTAACCGTCGTGTTGTTCGCCTCAACCATGTTCTGCCTCCAGAAACCGTGGATATCAGTCCGATTATTCGACAATCTATTGTGTCACAAGCCCTGGGCGGCTTAGTATTCACGCTTCTTGGGCGGGTAGTCGGTGATATGCACCGGCTTGAAGCTCACCGGGCCGGCATCGGCGACCAACGAGTGAGCGAGGAAATGCTCATCATCGCGTTCGGGGAAATCAAGACGCTGCAGGGACCCACGAGATTCCTGACGAGACTCGGAAGCGTGCAACATGGCCTCGGCCAGCTCAATCAAATGCCGGACCTCCCAGATGGCGGTGACCTCTTGGTTGAAGGCGGCGGTTTTGTCATGTGCCCGTAAGATATCGGAAACCGGCTTGATGTCGCTGTTGAGCTGGGCCAGAGCCGTATCGATGGTCTGAGCGGTGCAGCGTACAGCCAGAGCCTGTTCCATCACTGATCCAAGTTGGGCCATGAGCTGATAAGGATTGGCCGTGGAACCCTCATCGACATCATCGGCTTGGCCGGCGAGCAGCTCGTCAAGTTCGGACTTACGGGATTCGGCGGCATGATCGGCGGCCGTCGTCAACATGTCATCGGCCGAATCATCGGCCATGGGGGAGTCGACCGGATTCTCGGCGATACGCGTGGCCATGGTTTGACCGGCGCGCGTGCCGAACAGACATGCGTCAAGCAGCGAATTGCCGCCCAAGCGATTCGCGCCGTGTACGGAAACGCAGGAGCATTCGCCAGCGGCGAACAAGCCATCGACGATTTGCGCGGCATCGTCCGTCCAACGGTACACCTCGCCATTGGTGGTGATGGGGATGCCGCCCATCGTGTAGTGCGCGGTGGGCTTGATGGGCACCAGGTCTTTGGCCGGATCGAGGTTCGCGTACTGTTCGATGGTTTCGACCACCTGCGGCAGCACTTCCTTCATACGTTCAGGGTCGATGCCGGTCATATCCAGCCAGACGCAGTCCTTCGGACCATCCGGATCCTTCGGGTCGGCAACGCCGCGGCCGGCGTCGATCTCCGCCATGATGGAGCGGGAGACCACGTCGCGCGCGGCCAGATCCTTATGCTCTGGAGCATAACGTTCCATGAACGGCTCGCCGTCGGCATTGCGCAGGATGCCGCCCTCGGCGCGTGCCGCTTCGGAAAGCAGGATGCCGGTGTGTGCGAGACCGGTGGGGTGAAACTGCACGAATTCGATGTCCTCAAGTTGCAGGCCGGCAGCTAGGGTCAGCGCCATGCCGTCGCCGGTCAAGTCCCAAGAGTTCGACGTGGTGTGAAACAGTCGGCCCGCGCCTCCGGTGGCCAGCAGCACATTGCGCGCGTGAATGGCCTGAATCTTGCCCGTATGCGTATCAAAAGCCACAATACCGGCCGCCTGCTTGCCATCATCGGCGAGCACCAGATCGGTCACATACCATTCCTCGGCAAACTCAACGCTGGCGGCCACACACTGCTGCCACAAGGCGTGCAGAATCTGGTGGCCGATACGGTCGGCTGCATAGGCGGCGCGCTTGACCGGGGCTCCACCGAACTCGCGCGTATGGCCGCCGAATCGGCGCTGTGCGATATGCCCGTCCTCGGTACGGGAGAAGGCCACGCCCTGACGCTCCAGATTGATTACGGTCTGCGGCGCATACTCGGCGAGCAGCTTGGCCGCGTCCTGATCAACAAGCCAGTCGCCGCCCTTGATGGTGTCGTAGTAATGCCAATGCCAGTCATCGGACTCCACATTGCCCAGGCTTGCGGCAATGCCTCCTTCAGCCGAACCGGTGTGCGAACGCAGCGGCTGTAGTTTGGAGACCACAAGGATCTTCGGGTCCACGCCTTGTTCCTTGAGTTCGGCGATTTCGGGGGATCGCAGCAGTCCCAATGCCGCCGACAAACCAGCTGCACCGGCACCGACGATCACTGCATCATACATATCTTCCAAACGTTTCGGACTCATGGATTCGATTCTTGCACACCCGCCGAACAGCGCCGTCATCGTGTCATGAGGGTGCTGACAATTCTTGTTCTAGCGGTGTGTAAGACTGGCGTCTCCATCATTCAGATGAGGCGACAACTGAGCGTGACCGTTCCGGTCTCCCGGTGAATCGCTCCTCGCAGTTCCAGCGCTCCGAGCAGTTCCAGTACGGTGGCGATATCCGGTATTTCCTCGAGGTCGTTATTTCTGGCCGCGCGCAGCAGGGTGTCCGGTGTGATGGCGAGGCGATGCGTACGGCATTCGCGGATAAGGCCGACCATCAAGCGTTCCGCTTCCGGCAATGTGCTGACCTGTATCGTCTGTTGCGCTTCCGCATCGGGCTGCAACGATGCCTGGGCGCGCAAATCTGGCATGTGGTGGGATGAGGAGAAATCCTTGGAGTCTGTGCGAGACGGCAAGGGAGTCGTGATGACAGCCTGGGATAGCGTGGGCTGCTCGGATTTCTTGTGGACCGCCTTGGTCGTACACGAAGGCGCTGGATCACTGGCATCGCGCTGTGCGTTGTCCGCCATGCCTGGGCATCGTTCCATAATCGGCTGATGGCGCTTGTGACAGATGTCTTTCGTGGAGGTGGCGGCGCATAGAATCGTGGCCTGATGGTCGCCAATCATTTTGTTGCAGCCGGCATTGCATGGCTGATTGATGTCTCCTGGCACTGCATACACCTCGCGCATCAGCTCGCAGGCCCAGCCTGCAGTATTCAGTGCGCCTGAGCGCAATCTCGCCTGTGCCACAACCAGTGTGGAAGACAATGCCGCGATAATACGGTTGCGCAGCAGGAATCTGCGCGCCTCGGGAATGGTGCCGGGACAAAGTTCGCTGATGAGTGCGCCTCCCTGCGATTCGATGCGTTCAAACAGTGTGCGATTGCGAGCTGGCCCCATATGGTTCAGTCCGCCGGCGAATACGGCGACGGTTCTGCCCACGCATCCTGGTTTGCGGCCGTGCAGAGCGTTCAGAGCACCCCAATGAGCGGCCGCGTCCGTGCCCATCGCGCCTCCTGAAACTACCAGATGACCATCCACCGCGGCTTGCTCGGCAACCGTATGGGCCACATACCGTCCGTACTCGTTGACGTCTCGGGAGCCGACAATACCCACCGGTTTTGCGCAGCTGGTCAGGGCCCGCGGATCGCCTTTGACCCAAAGGCATAAGGGAGGTGCCCAGTCGGAGCGGATGGATAGGTCGGTCAATTGTGCAGGCCAGCATGGGTGTCCCGGGCCGATAATCCATTGTGTGCCATCCATAGTGAACCAGTCGGCCAAGGAAACGATGTCTTGCGAGGGCAGGGCGTCCATCCGCTGATGCCAGCCGGACAGGGCATTGCGAAAAGCGTTCATCGCGCTGGGTGTGGGTTTGCGACCCCAGCGGGTCAGACCATTGATGAACATGCGATCAATGCAGGTCAGTGCTTTTTGGCGAACATCGGAAGGCCGGTCAGGGTGACATTGTGACAAGACCTGCCATAATGCCTCAGCATGTTCGGCTCCTTTGAGTGTGGCGTACATCATCGCATCCGCGCCATCGATGCAGAACGTGAGCGCGGCACGGTATAGGGCATCTAGTGAAGGAGCGGCGATAATACGTGAGCGCACGGTCTGTGCGGCCGTTTCGGCTTTTCCGATTGTGTGAGGGGAGCCGTGAACTGAAGCGGGCTCGGCAATCATATTGGTGGTACTCATGACACTCTCGTTCTCATTTCGATACCTTGATGGACATCCTGTTCGGTAGGGGAAATCCGACCGGCCAGATCGGCGAGGGTCCAGGCCAATCGCATGGCGCGATCAGCTCCACGCAACGTCAGCTGCTGCGAGGACAAGGCACGATTGACCAGTTCCATCGCCTTGAGCGAGGTGTTCGCATGCAGCCACGTGCCGGATGCCTGAGCATTACATGTCCACCCGAATTGCTGGAACCTATCTTTGGCGGCGTTTCTTGCACGAATCACGCGTGCACGAATTGTGGCGCTGGATTCGCCGAGCGGTTCATGCTGTACGGTGATGCGGGGGACGGGCGGCACTGTCATCTGAATATCTACTCGGTCAAGTACCGGGCCCGATAAACGGGAGAAATACCTCATGCGATCTTTTTCCCGACACCTGCAGCGCTCGCCAGTGCCGTAATAATATCCGCATGGGCAAGGATTTGCCGCCATGACCAGCTGGAATGCAGCTGGGTAATACGTGCTTCCTTTGGAGCGGGAGAGAGCCACATAGCCGGATTCCAATGGTTCGCGCAACGTTTGCAAGGCCCGGGCGCTGAACTCCGGTGCTTCGTCCAAAAACAGAATGCCACGGTGAGCGCGGGTTATCGCGCCCGGTGCTGCGATGCCACTGCCGCCGCCGACCAGTGATGCTGTGGAAGCGGTATGATGCGGCGCTTCAAACGGAGGCACATCGGTGATGCCATATTGCGATAAGGTGCCGCACAGCGAGCGAATCGAAGCGACTTCCAGCTGTTCGGTATCTTCCAATGGGCACATGATGCCGGGTAATCGTGAAGCCAACATGGTTTTTCCCGTGCCGGGAGGTCCGGTCATGATGAGGTTATGGCCTCCGGCGGCCGCCACCTGCAGCGCCCATTTGGCATGTTCCTGGCCCAACACCTCATTCATGTCTGCGTATCCGTTTTCACTGACTTCGGCTTGTTCGGAGGCACTTGCATCCTCCGCGAGCTGCAGATCGGGGATTGTATATGAGGCATTGCCTCCCATGAGCTCGATGAGCTCGCCCACATGTCTTACGCCGATTGCATCCATGTCTTCCACCATCGAAGCCTCGTCAAGATTGCGATAGGGAATGATTACTTTTCGGATGCCGCGTTCCTGCGCATGCAACATGATTGGCAGTAATCCATGGATAGGCAGTACCGAACCGTCAAGATTCACTTCGCCAAGCACAATAGTGTCTTCCAGACAATCGTGGCCAATGGCTCCAGCTGCGCAGAGAACGCTGGCGGCAATGGCCAGATCATGTGATGAGCCGCGTTTGGGTAGGGAAGCGGGGCTCATATTCACGGTCACACGGGTTTGTGGCCATGAGAAACCACTGGCTTGACATGCCGATTTCACTCGCTCGCGCGCTTCGGACAGTGAGGTATCTGGCAGTCCAATGATGCTGAAATATGGCAGGCCGGGACTGATGAAAGCCTGTACCTGGACAATGAAGGCCTTGAGTCCGATCAGACCGACCGAAAGGGCGCTGCCAATGGCCATGCTTGATCCTTTCGCTAAAACGCGTTTTCAATGTGATGCACCAGCGGTCTACCCACGCGCAACACGATGGTGATGACATCGAATCTGACGGCTTTGTGCGAGATACGGTTGCGGCAATCAAGCAGCCAATCGCAAGCAGCTTTCCTGAGATTCTGTTGCTTGGCCGGCGTCACGGCCTCCTGCGGGCAGCCGTACTGGATGGTGCGGCGCGATTTCACCTCGACGAACACCACAGTGTGCTCGTCGTTGAGCATCACAAGATCCAGTTCGCCGTATCGAGTACGCCAGTTATGGCTCAGTGTGGTCCATCCTTTCTTCTCCAACCAAACAGCCGCATATCGTTCGCCAAGAGCGCCGAACTGCTTGGGTGACAAATTGCGGTCGCCCATTGCGGCTGCGATGTGTTCCGTGGAAGTTGCTGCATCATTCATGATTCCACTGTGCGGGTTGGTGATATCGGGACGCAAGGGCGACCGGCAAATGTGGATACCATGACGCGGCTTGGCGTGTTGTGGACAGCGTGTGGATGAAAGTGCGGTTATCCACCATTAGTTCAGAAAGTATGTGCTTCGCTATGTCATCCAGTGGATGACATTCGCGATCCCGTTACCTATTTGTAAGTGCAACGTTTGTCTGTGGGTGGCTTGTCTTCGACATTAGCTTGCCGAGTTTGCGGTACCAAGCCTCGTTGGGTGTTTCCCAGTCCGGGGCCTTCATGGGGGTGTCGTTGATCTCCTGGACGATGGCCTGCCGGTCCGCGTCCGTGAGGCCGTCGAGACTGGTTCTCTTGGGCAGGTAGCGGCGGTAGGACTCGTTCTCGTTGGACGCGAGCCACGGGCCGCGCCTCGGTTCGCGGCTGACGGTGGGCTTGCCGTGGCTGATCCTCAGGGCGATCTGGAGGACCCCGAGCCCCTCGCGGTTCCTCAACTCGTCGATCCGGATGCGTTCCTCTGCCGACAGGTGGGAATAAGCTTTCATATCGAGCGCGACACTTTCTTTCTGGTTATGAACTTGAACACTTCCAACCATAGAGCGGGTGTTGCGCTTCTATTTAGAACTCAGGGTGTGGGCACTTGCCGGCATACTGATATCAAGCCTGTTACTGGCATGGGTACGGCTGGAGAACGGGAATGCAGAGGCAATGGCGCTTACCGACACGCTGCTTCGGGTGCCGATAAGCGCAGTGGTTGGTGTGCTGGTTGGGGCGTTAGTTGCCGTACTCAGCACGCGGGAAAGCCACCTGCTCAAGTACTTCAAGAATCGGTAGATTGGGATGCTCCCGCTAGACTGAGGGTGGTGCGTGCAGATAGTAGACCACCCTCAGTCAACTTCGTTGACAGCTCCCGCCAGCGGGAGCCAAAGTGGGTCACTTCACCAAATTGGTGAGTTCTCCGAGATTGAGCTCGAAGCTGACGCCGCGATCCTCGAAGTGAGGTTGGTTGCGCGTGCTTTCCATTGCATGACGCACGAACTCGCCGGCAATTTCAGCAGACTCGGCCAGTCCGCGACCGGCCATCACCGCACCGCACAGGGCGGAAGCGAATGCATCGCCCGTGCCGTGAATCATGTACGGCAGCTTGTCATGTGCCAGTTCGATCTTGCCGGTAACACCAGTGGAGGCGCTGGCCACATAGTTGATGATCTTGCCGTCGCCATGGTCGATGCCCTTCAACACCACGTTCTTCGCGCCAAGCTCCAGCAACGCGCCCAACAGCTCGTCAACCGTGGCTTCATCGATATCCTGACCGGGGTAGTCACGCTTGGTCAGAATGCTCGCTTCAGTCAGGTTCGGCATCAGCACATCGGCGCCGTCGGCCAGCGCACCCATCGCCTCGCACAGTTCCGGCGTATACGTGGGATACATTTCACCGGCGTCGCCCATCACCGGGTCGACCAAGCGTAGCGCATTCGGATATTCGCGGTAGAGACGCTGAATAATCGCCACCTGATCGGGGGAGCCCAGGAATCCCGAGTACACGCCGTCAAGCTCAACGTCTTCCTTCTGCCAGGCATCCAGATAGCCGGAGAGGATATCCGTGGTGTCATGGAAGGTGAACACCGCGTACTTCGTGTGTGCGGAGAACAGGGCGGTCGGCACCGGGCAGACATCGCAGCCGGCTGCCGAAAGAATCGGAATCGCGGCGGTCAGCGAGCACTTGCCATAGCCACACATGTCATGCACGGCGGCCACGCGCGGGATGTACTTCGGATCGCGGTCGTACAACGTAACGTCGGACACTAGAAAACTCCAATCAATCAGACGGATGTCACATAATCACAGTTGACACTAGTCTGTAGGGATACGGACACGCTAACCGGTATTCATCTGGTGAGGTTCCGTCGCCGAATTCAACAGATCGCTCAAACTCCTAGCGACAGAAATCTTGGAAATAAAACCATCCACCCCAAAATTCTGTTGCTGGTTCCATCTGAGCGACAGAAATTTCGGAAATCATCCCTGATCCCCTGAATTGCTGTCGTTGAATCCGTCTCGGTGACAGAAATTTCGGAAATAAACCCATTCGTCCTGAAATTCTGTCGCTGACGTCACCTCAGTGACAGGATTTCAGGAAATTGAGGATGATTTTCTAGATTTCTGTCGTGAAGAGACGTGGAAGTGTCTCGGCGTGTCGTGAGATTTTTGATGACTATTTTGCCCGACGTAACCGCCTCATATCCCAATGATTCCAAGGGTTTATAAGGGTCTATAGGCAACCCCGATAACGCTCAGCTTGCGACATGCACCTTGAGCGTCGTAACTTCATAACCAACACCTCGCCAACCGCCCGAACACGGCAGGCGGGTGGCAAGGAAAATATCCTCGCGACCTAGCACAACCAAGGAGAATACCATGGCCGAGAACAATAAGAAGTACCGTTTTGAGACCCTGCAGCTGCATGTGGGGCAGGAGCAGGCCGACCCGGCCACCGACTCCCGCGCGGTCCCGATCTACGCCACCACCAGCTACGTCTTCCACAACTTCGACCACGCCGAGGCCCGCTTCGGCCTCGCTGACCCGGGCAACATCTACGGCCGTCTGACCAACACCACCCAGGGCGTCTTCGAGGACCGCATCGCCGCCCTTGAAGGTGGCACCGCCGGTCTGGCCGTCGCTTCCGGCGCCGCCGCCGTCGAATACGCCGTGCGCAACATCACCCAGTCCGGTGACCACATCGTCGCCGCCAAGAACATCTACGGCGGTACCTTCAACCTGCTGCGCCACACCCTGCCGCGCGACGGCATCACCACCACCTTCGTCTCCGCCGAGAACCCGCAGGAGTTCGAGGACGCCATCCAGGAGAACACCAAGCTCGTCTACTTCGAGACCTTCGGCAACCCGAACGCCGACCTGCCGGACTTCGAAGCCATCTCCGAAATCGCCCACAAGCACAACCTGCCGGTGATTGTGGACAACACCTTCGCCACCCCGTACCTGTTCCGCCCGCTGGAGCACGGCGCTGACGTCGTGGTCGAGTCCGCCACCAAGTTCATCGGCGGCCACGGCACCACCCTCGGCGGTGTGATCGTCGAAGGCGGCAAGTTCGACTGGAACGCCGTTCCGGGCAAGTTCCCGACTCTGACCGAGCCGGATCCCTCCTACCACGGCCTGAACTTCTACGAGGCCCTCGGCGGAGCCGCCTTTGTGACCCGCGTCCGCGCCATTCTGCTGCGCGACACCGGCGCCACCCTGTCTCCGTTCGCTGCCTTCCTGCTGCTGCAGGGCACTGAGACCCTGTCCCTGCGCGTCGAGCGCCACGTTCAGAACGCGCTGAAGGTCGTCGAGTACCTGCAGACCGTGCCGGAAGTCGAGTCCGTCTCCCACCCGTCCATCGAGGGCCGTCCGGACCACGCCCTGTACGAGAAGTACTTCCCGAACGGAGCCGGCTCCATCTTCACCTTCGACATCAAGGGTGGCAAGGACGCGGCTCGCGTGTTCATCGACAACCTGCACCTGTTCTCCCTGCTGGCCAACGTGGCCGACGCCAAGTCGCTGGTCATCCACCCGGCTTCCACCACCCACTCCCAGGAGACCCTGGAAGAGCTGGAGGACCAGGGCATCCACCAGGGCACCATCCGCCTGTCCATCGGCACCGAGAACATCGAGGACATCCTCGACGATCTGAAGGGCGGCTTCGAAGCCCTTCGCGCTTCCGGCTTGGCCAAGTGAGACGGCAGGAAGGCGCGCTGAGACAGGAAGGGGAGCGGCACTTATGGGGTGCGCCGCACAATGCAAAGGCACATGGGGGACCTTCCGTCCGATAACTTGACTCAAGGAGTAGAAAGCTCGCACTGACGTCATGCAGTGCGGGCTTTCTTGCGTCTGCATGCCTCACACAACATGACCGCCGCCATAAAGTATGTGAGGCAAACGCACATTATCACCCAATCGCACATGTTGACAATCCGCGATATTTCGCCGATTGTCAGATGCCGTTGTCCGTTTTATATTCGGTCGGCCTCACACTGTTTGCGCAGAGGCATGAATAGTGTGAGACCTGAGACGACATAATCCTCAAGGATGAGGGCCGGCACACGGCCACTAGCCCAATTCAGTCTGGCGCACGATGGGGCGCGCCGTTATTTCTTCATAAGTTGGAATCATCATCCGGGCATAAGGCCCGGCCCAATATGGAGAGACATTATGAACGTGCAGAACCCGTCCGCATCGCGCGGCATCGCTATTCAGGCCGTCGACTTGGTCAAGAACTACGGCACCGGCAGCAATATGGTTCACGCCCTGCGCGGCGTGAACGTGAGTTTCGAACGCGGCAAATTCACCGCCATCATGGGCCCGTCCGGTTCCGGCAAATCCACGCTTATGCACACGCTCGCCGGCCTCGACTCCGCTACTTCCGGCCATATCCTGTTCGGCGGCGCCGACCTGACCCGCATGGACGACAAGCAGCTCACCTTGCTACGTCGCCACAAGATCGGCTTCATCTTCCAAAGCTTCAACCTGTTGCCCATGTTCACCGCAGAGCAGAACATCCTCATGCCGCTGACTTTGGCCGGTGATAAGCCCGACCGTGCCTGGTTCGATCTGCTCGTAGAAACCTTGGGACTCAAGCAACGGCTCAACCATCGTCCGAACGAGCTGTCCGGTGGCCAGCAGCAGCGCGTGGCCATCGCCCGCGCGCTGATTACCAAGCCGAAGCTGGTGTTCGCCGACGAACCGACCGGCAACCTCGACTCCGTCTCCAGCGCCGAAGTGCTCGGCTTCCTGAAGCGTTCGGTCAACGAACTCGGACAGACCATCGTCATGGTCACGCATGATGCGGTGGCAGCCTCCTACGCGGACCGTGCCATCGTGTTCTCCGACGGACGGATCGTGGCCGACGAACAGCATCCCAACGCCGAAGTCATGAACGAACTGCTTATGGCCGAGCGAGAGCGCACCACCCGCACCACTCTTACCGATACTCCTGCTGACCAGATGGCACAGATGGCAGGCGTGCGCAACGTGCCGGATCTGCCCATCACCGATGCGCCGCTGCCGCCGGCCGTTCCCACCTCTGGGTGTGAGGGAACGCTGCGCCACGCCCGTGCCGTCGCACGCCACGCCCGCTGACCCACGGAAAGCAAGAGAGTAGGACGAACCCATGTTTTCCATCACAGTGAAACTCATGAAGAAAAGCGCCAGAATGCTGATTCCGGCCGGCATCGCCATCCTGATCGGCACCGCGTTCATTGCGGCCACATTCCTGTTCGGTAACGCCATGAACGATTCCCTGGCCCGTCAGACCACCGCGCAGCTTGGCGGCGCGAACTATGTGATCAGCGTGGACTCCAGCGAGGGCCTGAACGAGCAGGAGCGGAATGACATCTACACTCGCACGGTGAACGACTTCCAACTCGACCGTATCCGCGCCACAGAAGGTGTCAAGGATGTGCGCGTCGAATCCTCGAGTTCCGTAACCGTGGCCAATGGCGATAAGCACGCCAGCAGCTATGCCATCACCACCGCCGCACAGCGTGATCTGCTGCCGGTCAGCATCATTCAAGGCGACCAGCCGGTCGATGGCAACGAAATAGCATTGACTAAGTCCGTGGCCGATCAGCTTGGTGTCAAGGTGGGGGATAGCGTGACCGTGAACTCCCGTACCGCGCAGGCCGTAGCTTCGACGGGCTACGGTTCCGCCGGCAACGACACTGCCGCTGATTCCGGTATGACCGTTCGCGTAGTGGGTATCACCGAAGACCCGAACGGCGCCTATGCGTACTACGGCGGAGCCTCAGTGCTTTCCGATAACGTGATCACCGCGATGAACGGTATCGACGATTTCGGCAAACTCAATGTCTATCTTGTCTACCTCGATATCGACGATGCCGATCAGCCGTCCGCCGACGCCACCGTGAAACAAATCGACAAGCTGCTGCCAAAACATTTCACCGTGCAATCCCGCGCAGCGATGGAAGAGGAATCCATCAAATCCGTGAGCAAGGGCGATACGAGTATCACCACCATCTTCCTGCTGAGCTTCGGCATCCTCGCCATGCTGGTCGCGGCGCTCGTCATCGCCAACACTTTCCAAGTGCTCGTCGCCCAACGCCGTCGCACGCTTGCCTTGCTGCGCACCATCGGCGCGAACAAAGGCCAGCTGTATGTCTCCGTACTGTTCGAGGCTGGTCTGCTGGGACTCATCGCCTCCATGCTGGGCGTGGGCCTCGGCATCGGACTGATGGCGGCGCTGTGCCAATCCGGCCTGATGAAAGCCACCGGCATGACCATGAGATTGGTGCTGTCCTGGCCGGCATTCGTGGTGCCGATTGCGTTCGGTGTCGCTATGACCGTGATCGCCTCGCTTGGCTCCGCACGTTCCGCCACCGCCGTGACTCCACTGGAAGCGCTGCGGCCCATTGAACTGAACGATACCCGTCGGGCCGGTAAGATCCGTGCCATACTTGCGGGTCTGTTGGTGCTCGTCGGCATCGGTCTGGCCGCATTCTCCGCCTGGCAGATGAACGAAAAGATCGCTGGACATGATTCGCTGGCCGACAAGCAGTATCCGATGGTACTGCTCGCCGCCATCGCCGGCTGCGCGCTGATCTTCCTCGGACTGGTGCTTTCCGCCACATTCTGGCTGCCGGTATTGATGCGCGGCGTGGGGGCGTTGGTGTCGCTTGCCGGGCCGTCCGCCAAGGTGGCGCACGCGAATATTCAGAAGAATCCGCGCCGCGTGGCTGCCACCGGTGCCGCACTGCTTATCGGCGTGACGCTGGTCTCCACCATCGCCACCGGTGCCGCCAGCGCCAAGCAAACCATGAACGAGGCGCTGACCACCCGCTACAGCGTTGACATGATTGCTGTCGGTGCTGATATGACCAGCAAACAGGCTGATGAGGTCGCCAAGATTAAGGGCATTAAGGATAGTATCTACGCGCCGACTCGCATGATGAGCATGAAGGATGCCAATGGCAAGGATCTGAACGTACTCATCGTTGGCGTGGATGGTGTTGACGCGCTGCGCAAAGTGGTGCGTGCCGACCTGTCCGGCGTGACCATCAGCGGTGACTCCGTACTTATGCCCAAGTATTCCGCTGTCACGGGCAAGGACATTCCGCTAGGTAAGAGCGTCACCTTCACCAGTGATGTATCCGGCTCGCAGACTGGTACAGCTGATGCTGCCGCGAGTGATACTGAGAACGATGGCGGACAATCCGATGGTGTGCAGACACTGACCCTCGCGCCGCAGAAGGTGGATTATCGTCGCATCTCAGCCAACTATGCCGCAGTCGCCTTCGTGGATGCCGGTCACTTCACCAACGGCGATGTAAAAGCGAACGGACATATCATGCTTATGCGTATCGACGCCGAAAGCGCGGGCACCACGCTGAACGACGTATTCACCAACGTGCAGAATGCATTCTCCGCCAGTGCAGACATTGACGTGTCTGGTCCGGTGGCCGGACGCACGCAGTGGGAGACCATGATCAACGGCATGATGGCGTTGCTTGTCGGCTTGATTGCGGTGGCTGTGCTTATCGCACTGGTCGGTGTGGCGAACACGCTGAGTCTATCGGTGATCGAACGCACCCGCGAATCCGCCACCCTGCGTGCCATCGGTATGACGCGCGGCCAGCTGCGGCGTTCGCTGGCAGTGGAGGCTTTACTGCTGTCGCTCGTCTCCGGCGTGGTGGGTGTGGTGCTGGGCACCCTGTTCGGCTGGCTTGGGTCCTATATGGTGTTCAGCCTGTATGGTGACACTGTATTCCCGTTCGAGTGGACTACCAACGGTGCCGTGCTTGGCGTGGCGGCGCTTGCCGCGCTGCTCGCCAGTGTTGCCCCCGCCCGCAGAGCCGTCAAGACGCCGCCCGTCGAGGCTTTGGCTGAGGCCTAGTGGCCCGGTCATAGTCTAAGAGCGAAGAGATAGGTCTATTCGTGTGCTGCGAATAGACCTATCTGCCTTGAAAGAGGTACATTCGTTCCTTTACAGAAAGCTATCTGCTTTCAAAGGGGTACCGGATATACGAGAACGCGAGTACAACCGTTGGAATTGCAATGATCGTACTCGTGTTATCAGGTCTCGGATATCTCTCTGAAAGCAGATAGCTTTCTGCAGAAAGGCGAATGTACCTCTTTCGAGGCGGATACCACTTGTTCTGCCGTATCGTGCGTATTGGGGAAGTCACACCAACCCGTTATCGTACGCAAAGACCACAGCCTGGACGCGGTCTCGGGCGTTGATTTTGGCCAGAATATGCGCCACATGGGTTTTGACCGTGGGCAAGGAGATGAAGAGCTTGTCCGCGATCTCCTGATTGCTCAGGCCATGGGCGATTTCCACCAGCACCTCACGTTCGCGATCTGTGAGCAGTTCCAGCTCGGGATCGGTATATGTGGGGCGTGCGGTGCCAATGCCGTTCGTCGAATCGGCACCCGTAGCTCCGACCGTTCCAGTAGTGTCGGCGACGCTGCCAGCATTGCCATTGAAACTTGCGTTCGAAACGCCGCCACTCAACGACCCATGCTGCGCATAGCCGTCTTGCATCATTTTCTCGATCAGACGCTTGGTGGCCGAAGGCGCGATGATCGCATTGCCCTGGAACACGGTGCGAATCGAATTGAGCAGCGTCTCCGGTTCGGTGTCTTTGAGCAGAAAACCCGAAGCGCCGGCATTGATGGCGGCCATCACATATTCATCCAAATCGAATGTGGTCAGGATGATCACACGGGTCGGCTGCGTGCCATCCGTGCCGGCGGTCAGCGAAGTAATACGGCGGGTGGCTTCGATGCCATCCATGCCCGGCATGCGCACGTCCATCAACACCACATCGGGGTGCAGGGTCTCCGCCATCGTCACGGCCTCGGCGCCATCGGGCGCCTGAGCGACCACTTCCATATCTTGCTGCGAGCCGATTACCATGGCGAAGCCGGCCCTCACCAGCTCCTGGTCGTCCGCAATGATCACGCGAATGCTTCTGCTCTCGTTCATGCTCTCCACTGTATCCGATTCCTATTCGAGTGCCGCTCCATGGACACCCTGATTGTTCCCTGAGTTCATGTTCGTGGACGAATCCGTCTGAGATGTGGATTCCGCCTGCCTCATCTGGCTGGACAGAGGAGCAGCCGGTCGCAGTTGCATGTCGGGTTGTGCGCTTTCATGCATCTCGTCGCTGAATCCGGTTTCACGCAGCACCGTCAGCAATTGCCGCATGTGCGCCAGAGCCGCACGCCCGCGTTCCCCGATGACCGTGAACGCGGCGATGATCTGCTCGCTATCGGGAGCCGGTTCGGAGTTCAGCATGGCCAGCCCATCATCGGCTTGCGTGATCACCGATTCCAACGTATTCAATACCTCGGCCTGCATGGCCGTGCCGATGCGATTGCGCTCCAGATTGGCGGCCAGCACCTTCTGCCGCTCCTGCTCGGCCTTGAGCGCCTCCTCGCGTTGCATGAGCACCAGCGCGTTCGAGCCGCGTGAACGGCTCCACCGGGCCATCGCAATGCACGCAAAGCCAAACAGCATCACCACGCCACCCGGTATCAGGCCGGAAAGCACCAGTAGCCAGCGGGACATCGCCGATTCGCCGTTGAGGGGCAGCAGCATCTGAATCAGCATGTCATATCCGTTCCAGCCGGACATTACCTTGATGCCGGCCAGCCACGAATCCGCGACCAGCGCCACACTGACCCATCTCCATGCCTGTTCCCGTCCATACAGTGCGGCGGCGTGTACGGACACCAATGCAAACACGTTGACGGTCAGGATGGATGGCAGAAACAGCAGCTGCACGGCGGACAGAATCGCCATGACCAGTGCGCTGCCCTCCGGGAACCGACGTCGGAAAGCCAGAGGGGCAAGCATGATGATGGTCAGTGCCATGGTCAGCACAGTGTTGGGTTGAACTGGGTCATTGCTGGCCGTCATCATCTGCAGCTCGTTGCGTGTCGCGGAACTGAACATCGCGATCAGCGCCACGGTGATGAGAATATCCGCCAGCAGATAATGCCGTTCGGTCCATTGTGCGAAGCGGGCCACCCAATTCGACTCACCGATATCTCCCTGGTCGAGCGGTTTGGAGCGTATCGAATCCAGGAGTTTCCGTAGTCGTGTGATGGTGACGGGCAAAGCGTCAGACGGCTCGGCGTCGGTTTGCGCGATTTCGGGGGAGAGGGGAATCGTAGCCGCCACGATGAACCCGCCGTTCGGTCCAGGGCCGGCATGGATGCTGCCGCCCAACGATTCGATGCGCTCGTGCATGCCCATCAGACCATAGCCGGGTGCGTGCCCGTCGGCGGCGGATGCCGCTCCCTGGCCGTTGTCGGACACGGTAATCGCAAGCCCGTCATCCGACCACACCTCATCGATGGTGGCCTTCGCGCCCTCGCCCGCATGCTTGCGCGTATTGGTCAGCGCCTCCTGTACCAAGCGGAACACGGCGGCATCCGCATCGGAGGTCAAACGATCCGGCCGTGACTTGCCTGTCACACGCCGGGATACGACCAGATGACCGTCGAACAGAGAATCGATGTCCGCATACCCGGCATCATCATCCGTGCCGAACACGCCGAACAGTCGCTGCATATCACGCTGCGCGCGTTCCGCTTCATGGCGAATCGTGCTCATCGTATGCTTGGCGACGGCCAGATCATGCGCGCCCGCATATCGGCCGCCATCCGACTGCACGATAATCGTCGACAGCGTATGGGCCACCACATCATGCATATCACGGGCAATGCGCGCGCGTTCGGCCAGCGCCGCGATATGTGTCTCCTCCGCTTCGCGGGCCACTATGGAAGCATTGCGCTCGCGCATGGCCGTGAGCGTGGCCTTGCGCGCACGCTGCCATAACGCCATGATGATAATGCTCAGCACGCTGATCTCCATGCACAGCGCCAGCACGCCCGTATCCCGTAGCATTTTGATTCCGCAGTTGGATACGCTCGGCTCGCTGATGAGACCGGGAGAGGCCGGGCATATGGGCATGGTCGCAGCGGTGGGCAGCCAGCTGATCCAGGCGGTCCAAGCATTGGAGGAACCGCTTTTGAACAGCGGGCCGACGTTCATTGACACCGCCCAGACCGCAGCCGCAGCCAATCCCATGGCAAAGGCGGTGATAATGAATCGCAAGGAATGCTTGGGATTGCCGTACACGAGCACTGAATACAGGATGATAAGCGTGTAGAAGTCGCCGTAGGCCATCGACGGGCCGAAGACGAGATGGGCGGCGGTCAGAGCCACGAACAACCAAGCGGCGATCTCCGGCTGGTATCGTCGCAGCATCAGCGGAACGAACGTCGGTAGCGACCAGAACAACAATGAATAATTGTTCGACACGAACAATAGTCCAGGAGTCGAAGAGGAACTGGTGGAACTGATGAGCGGGATGAGTCCGAATGTCAGCACTGCGGCGAGCAGGGTGTCCCATAGCAGGGTGTGACTCGGCTTCCGAGCGAAACATGCCCTCACGTGCGCGACCATTTCCATACGTCCCAAGGCTAGCGTGTCCGTTAACAAGCCGACATCACCCTCCAGACGGATTTGTGGGCTAGAGTTTGAGCCATGACATTGCTGAGCAAATACTATGTACCGGGCCTCGCCATCGAGGACCATTCCATTGACGTTCCTCTCGATTGGTCCGGCCATGAGCCAGGCCAAGCATTCGACGGCGAAACCATCAAACTGTTCTACCGTGTGGTCACCGCGCCCGAACACGTGCACGATGACCTGCCGCTGCTGATCTTCCTGCAGGGAGGTCCCGGCGGTGAGGGGCCGCGTCTCAACAGTCCCACCTCCGATGGCTGGATTGAAGAGGCCACCAAGCATTTTCGTGTGATTCTGCCCGACCAGCGTGGTACTGGCCGGTCCTCGCGCGTGGATACGCACGCCATGGCCCGTATTGCCGCAGCCCATGAAGGTGATGCCGCAGCCGGCGCTCGCGCCCAGGCCGATTACCTGAAGAAGTTCCTCGCCGATTCCATCGTGCGAGACTTCGAACATCTGCGTCTGACCGAGTTTGGCGGGCGCAAATGGGTGACAATGGGCCAAAGCTACGGCGGCTTCCTGACCCTGACCACATTATCCCTGTTCCCGGCCGGTGTGATCGCCAGCTTCACCACCGGCGGCATTCCGCACGTGCCCGCCTGCGCCACCGAGGTCTATGAGCACACCTTCCCGCGCATGATGCGCAAGACCGCCCAGTTCTACGAGCGTTATCCGCAGGACAAGGAGCGTGTGGCGGCCATTGTGGAGAAGCTGCCGACCGCCGCGGAAGTCTCTGAGTTCGTGGGCAAGCTGACCGATTCCGTACTGAACCCGATGGCGGAAACCGAAGTCGAACATCGTCTCGGCGTGATCGCCGGCATGGCGGCCCACGGTTTCCCGATCATGCCCAACGGCGACCCGCTCACCGTGGAACGTCTGCAGTGCCTTGGCTCCGACTTCGGTATGAAGCCGAGTTTCGAGCGAGTGCATTGGATCCTCGACAGCGCCTTCCTCGATGGCGACGGCTCCGCTTCCGCCGCATCGCCGTTGTCCGACGAATTCCTGACCAGGGTGATGAACGCCACCTCATCGCGTCCGCTGTACTGGCCGTTGCAGGAATTCATCTACGCCAACGGCGAGATGGACCAGCCGATTCGCTGGGCCGCCCAGCGTGTGCGCGACGGCAAGTCCGAGTTCGGTGCCGATGTGCGCCCGCTCAACTTCACCGGCGAGGCCATGTTCCCGTGGATGTTCGAGCAGGAGGCCGCGCTGCGCCCGTTCAAGCCCGCCATGGACCTGCTGATGGAAGACACGAGCTTCGGCGTGATCTATGACGAGGACCAGCTGGCACGCAACGAAGTGCCGCTGCAGGCCGGTGTCTACTTCGACGACATGTACGTCGACTCAGGCATGCAGCTCGACACATTGAGCCGCGTGGGCAACAGCCATTATTGGACCACCAACGAGTTCGAGCACGACGGACTGCACGGTTCGGTGGTGTTCAAGCACCTCTACGACGAAGCCCTCAACCGAGGCGACCTCGAAGAACTGTTCTAACCTCTTTGGCTCCCCTCTTGGAGGGGAGCTGGCTCGCGGAGCGAGACTGAGGAGAGTATGTCAAGTGCGGAAAACTTCCCTCAGTCAGCTCCGCTGACAGCCCCCCCTTAGAGAGAGGGGAGCCCAAGTACGGACGAAAGGAAATCTTATGACCCGGAATCTCACCATTGGATTCATCGGATACGGCAACATGGCTCAGGCCATCGCCCGAGGCCTTGTCGACGCGGGCGTGGTCACCGGCGGCCAGATGGTCGCTTGCGCCGCCCGCTATGACAAACTCGAGAAGACCACTGCCGAGCTCGGCGTGCGCCCGTTGCACAATCCGCTGGAAGTGGTGGTGGCCGCCGACGTGGTCATCATCGCCATCAAGCCTTATCAGATTGACGCCGTCGTTAAGCCGCTCGCCAGCGAACTCGCCAAGCCTGGCAAAATCGTCGTCTCCATTGCGGCCGGCTGGAATCTCAAGAAATATCAGGATCTGTTCACCACCGAAGACGGCGAATCCGTCGACTCTCTGGACATCCACATTCAATGCACGATTCCGAATACGCCGATGGCTGTGGGCGAGGGCGTGCTCGTCACCGAATCCGTCAACACCCTGACCGATGAGGAGACCGAGACCTTCGAGCAGGTGTTCGCGCCCATCAGCCTCATTGAGCGCGTGGATACCGCACACATGAACATCTCCATGGTGGTGGCCGGCTGCGCGCCCGCATTCACCGACATGTACATTGAGGCACTGGGCGATGCCGGTGTGCAGTACGGTCTGCAACGCGCCACCGCCTACCGCTTGGCGGCCAAGATGGTCGAGGGTGTCGGAGCGCTGTACATGGCCACCGAAACCCACCCTGGTGCCATGAAGGATGCTGTCTGCTCGCCTGGCGGCACCACTATCAAGGGTGTCGCCCAGCTCGAAAAAGACGGCTTCCGTGGCGCGGTTATTGACGCCGTCGACGCCATCGTCGGCTGACTGTACTCGGCAAAAAAATTGCCCCCGCCGTCGGGGGCTGTCGGCGGAAGCCGACTGGGGGTCTCCCGAATCACAGGACCACCCCCAGTCATGCTTCGCATGACAGCCCCCGCCAGCGGGAGCAGTATGAAGCAGACGAAACTACTCGATAATCACGTCTTCCGGCTTGATGTCGGAGGTGAAGCTCGGGGCGAGCTCGCTCTGGTAGGCGTCCTTGAAGAAGCCGTTGGAGGTCAGGGTCTTGATCTCCTTGTTGGTCCATTCGAGCAGGCTCTTGTTGCCCTTCTTCACGGCCGGGGCGATGGTGGACTCGTCACCGATGGTCTTGATACCCACGGTGTAGCCCGGGTTGTCCTTGGCCCACGCGTACAGGTAGGTGTTGTCGTCGGCGAGGGCGGCCACACGGCCATCCTTGAAGGCCTGGAACTGCTGGGTCTTGGAATCGAACTTCTGCAGTTGAACATCCGGGTACTTCTCAGTGAAGAAGGCCTCGGCGGTCGTGCCCTTGGTCACGGCCAGCTGCTTGCCCTTGAGCTGATCGGCGCTGGTGATCTTGGCGCTGTCGGGGGAGACCACGCCGACGGACACCTTCATGTACGGATCGGCGAAGTTGACCACCTGCTTGCGCTCGTCGGTCACGGTGAAGTTGGCCAGCACCAGGTCGACCTTGTCGGACTTCAGCGAGTCCACACGGCCATCGGCGTTCACCTGCACCCAGTCGACTTTGACGCCAAGGTCCTTACCGATCTGGTTGCCGAGCGCCACGTCATAGCCGGCGCGGGTGCCGTCGTTCTTCACATAGCCGTAGGGCGGCAGGTCGCCGAAGGTGGCGATACGAATCTTGCCGGTCTTCTTGATCTGCTCGACGGTCTGGCCCTGCTGAGAGGAGGAGCCGCCGGCAGCCGGATCCGGGCCATTGCCGCAAGCCGCGACGGAAATTAGCGTGACGCCGGCGAGCACACCGGCCAAAGCTTTCTTGACATTGAACATAATTCTTTCCCCTTTATCCTTTTCTTGTTGGTTATTGCAAATCTTGATGATTCGGCATGAACGGAGTACTCATGCCTCATCGCCGACCGGAGCCATGCTCTCTAGGAAGTTCCTGGCACGGTCGGTTTCGGGATTCGTGAAGAACTCGTCGCCGGGCTGACGTTCCAGGATCACGCCGTTCTCCAGGAACATCACCGTGTCGGCCACGCGCCGGGCGAACTCCATCTCATGGGTCACCACGATCATCGTCATATGGCGCTTGGCGAGACGAAGCATAAGCTCCAGCACCTCACGCACCATTTCCGGATCGAGTGATGCGGTGACTTCGTCGAACAGCATGAGCTCGGGGTTCATCGCAAGCGCACGCACAACGGCGATGCGCTGTTTCTGGCCTCCTGACAGTTCGCGCGGGTACGAGTTCTTGTATTCGGTGAGCTGCACGTCGGCCAGCAGCTGATCCATCTGCTTGGCGACCTCGGCCTTCGGGCGCTTCTGCACCTTGGTGGGGCCCAGTTCGATGTTCTTGGCCACGGTCAGATTCGGAAACAGGTCGTAGCTCTGGAACACCATGCCGATTTCGGCACGCAGCTTGCGCCAGGTCTTCTCGCTGTTATTCGCAATCTTCTGGCCCTTGAACCAGATTTCACCGCCCTGAATGGTCTCCAAACCGTTCAGGCAACGAATCAGTGTGGACTTGCCGGAACCTGAGGGACCGAGCAGCACCAGCACCTGGCCGCGCTTGACGTCGAAACTGACATCCTTGAGCACTTCGTGATCGCCATAGGATTTGCGCAGATGACGGACGGACAGCAGCGGTTCGGAGTCGTTGGACACGGACACTTCTTCTGAATCAGCCATTGTTACGCTCCTTGGCTCGCTTCTCCAGGGCCTTGGCGATCATCGCCAGCGGCCAGCAAATGATGAAATACAGCAGGAAAATGAATCCGTACACCCAGAATGCGGCGTCCGGGTGGGTCATACGGTTGGCCTCCATGATCTGCTGGCCCACCGTGATCACGTCGATCACGCTGATGAGCAGCAGCAGGGACGTGGTCATGATGACGCGCGTCGCCAGATTGATGGTGGCCGGAACCATCAGGTTGATGGACTGGGGGATACGCACGTACCACAGCACCTGCAGTCCGTTCATGCCCAGCGCCTTGCCGGCATCGACCTGATGATCGGATACGGAAATCAACGAGCCTCGTACGATATCGCTGATTTCGGCCGCGACCCATAGGCCGAACGTCACGACTGCCACGGTCACGCCGTCGACCTGCACGCCAAGTTCGCGCGGCAGGATGTAATAGGTGAGGAACAGCAGTACCAGCGTGGGCACGATGCGGAAGAACTCGAGGTACAGCCTCAGCACCGCGCGCAGTACCGGATTGCGCAGGATACGCAGTGCGCCGAGGATGATGCCCAGGGGAATGCCCACCAGCAGGGCCAGTCCGGCCACCGTGATGGAGGTGCCGAGTCCGCCCAGCAGACGGGTGAAGTTGTCGCCGGTGAACAGCACGCTGGCGCCGGAGGCCTCAGTTATCGCCGAAAGTACCACGACGGACCCTCCTTTCCAGCAGTGTGAGGATGACGGACAACGGGATAAGAATGATTGCGTAGGCGATGACCAGCTCCAGCAGGTATTCGTCGCTGCGGTAGTACATGCCGATCAGGTCGCGTGCGGTGTTGGTCAGTTCCGGTACCGCGATAACGGTGAACACGGAGGTCTCCTTGACCATGAAAATCACGTTCGCGGCGACGGCCGGCACGCTGCGCGTGAGTCCCTGCGGCAGGGTCACGTGACGAATCATCTGCAAAGGCGAGAGTCCCAGCGCGCGTGCGGACTCGTTCTGCACCTGCGGAATACCGCTGAAGCCGCCTTGGAATGCGCCGGACATGTATGCGGAGCCCAGAATGGACATACCGACGACAGCGCAGATCTCGGCGCTCCATTTGATGCCGATGGACGGGAATCCGTAATACAGGAAGAACAATTGAATCAGCAAAGGGGTGTTGCGGAACAGCTCCTCGAATACGGTACTGATTTGGGCGAGCACAGGCACGCGGTATTCGCGCAGCAATGCCAGCACCAATCCCAGAAGGGTGGCCAGCACCACGCTGATTGCGGAAAGACGTAACGTCAAGACGAACGCCCTCCCGAACAGTGGAAGACTTGCTTGGATGACTTCCCAGCTCACAGCCGGCCCTCCTTCCGTATACGTAGTAATGCTTGTTGCATGGTCTCTCTCAATGGTTGCGGGCCGCATGTATGGGGTAAAACGTAGCGGCTCCGTGTGCTACCCCATAAGGATAACGGGTGGCGGGGGTGTATTTCGCCAAGAAAAGAACGTTCGACGAGTGCGGATAAAGGTATTGACTTGGAGGTCGGGGTGGTGTATTGCAAGAGCCGTTGCTCGAACTCGCAGCCGGCTGATGCGCAAAACCCAGTAGTCGCAACCGATGGCATGTGATTGATGAGCTTCGCAATATGCATTGATGATGTGCCGGCCGGGTTTTGCGTTATGAACGCCGTTTATACCCTGCTATCGGATACTCCGAAATGGGATGTTCATATTGTGCGAGTCGAGCATTTCGCGGTTCCCGTGCGCTTGTCGCTTGGCTCTTTAGACTTAAAGGCATGTCTCTTACTATCGGAATCGTCGGACTGCCCAATGTCGGCAAGTCCACCATGTTCAATGCCCTGACCCGCAACAACGTGCTGGCCGAAAACTATCCGTTCGCCACCATCGAGCCGAACACCGGTATCGTGCCGCTGCCGGACGATCGTCTGCCGGTGCTGGCCAAGCTGGTTCACACCGAGAAGGTCGTGCCTGCCACGGTGACCTTCGTGGACATCGCCGGCATCGTCAAGGGTGCCTCCGAGGGCGAAGGCCTGGGCAACAAGTTCCTGGCCAACATCCGCGAGGCCGACGCGATCTGCGAAGTGGTGCGCGCCTTCGAGGACGACGACATCGTCCACGTCAACGGCAAGGTGGATCCGGCCGACGACATCGACACCATCAACACCGAGCTGATTCTCGCCGATCTGCAGACCATCGAAAACGCGCTGCCCAAGCTGGAGAAAGATCTGCGCGGCAAGAAGATCGAGCCGGCTTACATGGACGCCGTCAAGCAGGCCAAGACCATTCTTGAGGCTGGCGAGACGCTCGACAAGGCCGCGCGTGAAGGTCGTTTCGACAAGGATTCCGTCTACGACCTGCACCTGATGACCGCCAAGCCGTTCATCTACGTGTTCAATGTGGACGATAACGAGCTGGCCAACAAGGAGCTGCAGACCAAACTCGCCGCCTCCGTGGCCCCGGCCCCGGCCGTGTTTCTCAACGCCCAGTTTGAAGCCGACCTGACCGAGCTCGACGAGGCGGATGCCCGTGAAATGCTCGCCGACGCCGGCTTGAGCGAATCCGGTCTTGACCAGCTGGCTCGTGTGGGCTTCGACATCCTCGGCCTGCAGACCTTCCTGACCGCAGGCGTCAAGGAAGTACGCGCCTGGCAGATTCACAAGGGATGGACCGCCCCGCAGGCCGCCGGTGTGATTCACACCGACTTCGAAAAGGGCTTCATCAAGGCCGACATCGTCTCCTATGACGATTTCGTGGCCGCCGATGGTTCCATGGCTAAGATCAAGGAAGAAGGCAAGCTCCGTCAGGAGGGTCGCGACTACGTCATGGCCGACGGAGATATTGTGGAGTTCAAGTTCAATGTGAGCAAGCATTAGTTTTCAATGGTTTGAACCATGTTACTGGAATAGCCACCATTAACAGCCACCATGGTTTCAGCGTTATGGAATATTCACAATATTTTCACATTTCATAGTGTATGAAACCATGGTTCAAATGGAATGGTTCAGCGGATTGTGTCATACAGACCTCAAAAACGCGTTTAAACGGCATTCTAACGGCTTTTCATATGAAATACGATGAAGTATTCAAGTTCATGCTGAAACGCCGTTAAAACCGCCATAGAATGATTTCATTCAAATTCCATTGTTTTCAAACTCATGTTTGATAGATATCATGGTAATAGAGGTGAGCACCGGCGACTTCACAAATGGTTAATCCAATCAAAAGGGGTGTCGGGATGCGTCAGGCAGTCATGCGCCGTTAATGAGATTTGAAAGCATGGATTGATTGGATGATGGCATTCATTGGAATGAGCACTTTCATACAGCATTTCAATGAAACGCAAATCAGGTTAACATAAACCGCAATAAGATTGAAATTATGCGAATCAGGCAGTCATGCGCCGTTAATGAGATTGAAAAGCATGTGTATGAAATAATTGAATAAAAGGCTCGTTTTCCATTTGAAAGATACGGACGGGTGATTCCTAACATTTAAAACCTTTGGATGTATGCCGTCAGACACCGTGTCAATAAACATGGGTCCTCATGGAAGCGGTCGTAATCTTGATTGGCAACA